>Ga0156382_131_pt1 | contig 24332 bp, 28 predicted proteins | sample RifOxyA3_FD_108026 | JGI IMG/M metagenome (GOLD analysis project Ga0156382, IMG submission 108026) | Candidatus Moranbacteria bacterium RIFOXYA12_FULL_35_19
GACCCTCATTTCGGGGGTCATCTTGCGTTAGAAACCGAAACTCATTTGGGGGGACATTCTGTATTGGAAGAGACTAGTCCTTGACGCAAGGCGTTTAGTTTGCTAGTATCTAAATGTAAGGTAGTACAGTAGTGGAGTTCGCGTGAGCGAACCTTTTTTAATAATAAACCCTTACGAAATACGAAATTAATACTAAATACGAAAGTACGAAAATAAAATTAATATGAATTTTTCGTATTTCGTTTATTTCGTAGTTCGTAAATAATAATATGCCTAAAAAAAAGCAAAAAAAAGATGAAAATAATTCTGGCGGACGAGTCGGCGATTTTAGCTCGGCTATTTCCGCGCTTTGTGAAGAAAAAGGAATTCCTAAGGAGAAAGTGATTGAAACAGTGGAAGCGGCGCTTTCGGCGGCGTATAAAAAAGATTATGGCAAGCGCGGGCAAAATATCCGTTCTGAATTTGATGAGCTTACGGGTGGAGCGAAATTTTTTCTAGTCAAGGAAGTGGTAGATGAAACAATGCGAGAATTTCCTACAGACGCGGATGAAGCGGATAAGGACGCCGATAAAGCGGATAGATCTAAACCTGTTCATTTTGCAGAGTCCGCGGATGCTTCAGAGGAGGAGCGATTGCCGAGATTTAATTTGGAAAGAGATTTGACGCTGGAAGAAGCCAAGAAAATAAAAAAATCTGCCAAAGTGGGAGATATTATTGAAACGGAATTGGAACAGAAAAGTGATTATGGCCGAGTGGCGGCGCAAACTGCCAAGCAAGTTATTATTCAGCGAATTCGTGAAGCGGAAAGAGATGCAATGTATGATGAATATAAAAACAAGGAAGGAGAAATTATAAACGGTGTAGTGCAAAGAGTGGAAGGAAAAAATATTTTTGTCGATTTAGGAAAATCAGTCGGTGTGCTTTTTCCTAGTGAACAAATTGAAAGAGAAAATTATCGAATGGGACAGAGGATAAAAGTTTATTTGCAAAAAGTGGATGCTGGCACCAAAGGTCCGGGAATCACACTTAGCCGAACTAATCCGGAGATTATCAAGAAACTTTTTGAATTGGAAGTGCCAGAAGTTTTTGCGGGAACAGTGGAGATAAAATCAATTGCGCGCGAAGCTGGTGAACGAACAAAAATTGCTGTAGCATCTTCAGAAAGTGGGATTGATCCAATTGGATCTTGCGTGGGACAAAAAGGTACGCGGGTACAAGCGGTGATTGATGAATTGGCGGGAGAAAAAATTGATATCATTTTATGGAATGATGATGTTTCAAAATTTATCTCGGCTTCTCTTTCGCCAGCTAAAGTTTTGAAAGTGGATATTAATGAAACCAAAAAAGAGGCGGTAGTCTTCGTGTTAGAAGATCAACTGTCTTTGGCGATTGGCAAGCATGGTCAAAATGTTCGTTTGGCTGCAAAACTTACCGGTTGGAAAATTGATATCAAAGGAGTTGGAGAAACACAGAAGAACACAGAAGAAATACAGAATGACACAGAAATAGAGACACAGAATGACACGGAAATAAAAACACAGAACGACACAGAAGTTAAGGAGCAAGAGAAATAATTTTTTCAATAAATTTTAAAATCTTGTAGTTTTTTAAGGAGGATAAACTGCAAGAGTATAAAAAAGACTATGACAACAGCATTTATTTTAGGAGGCGCAGTTATTGCTATCATCTATGGTCTAATTCTTATTGGGATGGTTTTGAAATTGCCCGCTGGTAATGAAAAAATGCAAGAGATTGCCAAGGCAATTCAAGAAGGAGCGAAAGCCTATCTCAATCGACAATATAAAACTGTGGCTGTGGTAGCGGGGGTACTTTTTATAATTATCGGGCTTACTCCTTTTCTCGGTTGGACAACCGCCATTGCTTTTCTCATCGGTGCTTTTCTTTCCGCTTTGACAGGTTATATCGGAATGAATGTTTCAGTGCGCGCCAATGTCAGAACGGCTGAAGCGGCTAGAGACGGGATGCAAAAAGCTTTGACAGTGGCTTTCCGCGGAGGCAGTGTTACGGGACTTTTGGTGGTTGGCTTGGCTCTTTTGGGTACGGCCGGATTTTATTTTATTACTAAAGATATCCACGCGCTGGTTGGATTTGGTTTTGGAGGATCATTGATTTCTATTTTTGCTCGCTTGGGTGGAGGAATTTTCACCAAGGCGGCCGATGTGGGTGCGGATTTGGTGGGAAAAGTTGAAGCGGGAATTCCAGAGGATGATCCAAGAAACCCAGCGGTGATTGCAGACAATGTCGGTGATAATGTGGGAGACTGCGCTGGAATGGCAGCTGATCTTTTTGAAACTTATGCCGTCACTTCCATTGCAACAATGATTTTAGGTTCTTTGCTTTTTGAAAATTTTTCTAACGCAATTATTTTTCCGTTGATACTGGGATCTGTTTCCATCATCACTTCAATCATTGGAACTTTTTTTGTACGACTGGGCGAGGATAAAAATATAATGGGTGCGCTTTATAATGGTTTGATGGTGGCGGGAATTTTGGCCGCAATGGCTTTTTATCCTGTAACAAAATATTTTATGGCAGAAAATGGACAATATTCAGTTTGGAATTTGTATCTAGCTTCGCTTATCGGATTAGCTGTCACCGCAGGCATGGTTATGATTACAGAATATTATACTTCTACTAAATATAAACCTGTAAAAGATATTGCCAAAGCTTCTCAAACGGGACATGGAACTAATGTGATTGCGGGACTAGCGGTTTCTATGAAGTCAACTGCTTGGCCGGTGATTTTAATTGTAGTTGCGATAATATCAGCGTATTCTTTGGCGGGAATTTATGGTGTATCAATTGCGGCGATGGCAATGCTTTCAATGGCGGGAATAATTGTAGCAATTGATTCGTACGGACCAATCACGGACAACGCTGGAGGTATTGCAGAAATGGCCGAGATGGGTGAAGAAGTGCGAAATATTACTGATCCACTAGACGCTGTCGGAAACACTACTAAGGCGGTGACGAAAGGATATGCTATTGGATCAGCCGCGCTGGCAGCTTTGGTTTTATTTGCTGATTTTACTCACAGTCTTCCTGGAACTTTCCAATTTATGATTAATGATCCAAAAGTTTTAGCTGGACTTTTCTTGGGTGGTCTTTTGCCCTATTATTTTGGAGCGCTTTGTATGCAAGCAGTGGGAAAAGCCGCAGGAGCGGTGGTGGAAGATGTACGCAGTCAGTTTAGAAATAAACCCGGCATAATGGACGGTACAGAAAAACCGGATTATGGTAGCACGGTGGATATTGTGACAAAGGCGGCGATAAAAGAAATGATTATTCCGGCTTTAATTCCGGTTATTTCTCCGATAGTGGTTGGTTTTGCTTTGGGCATTGAAGCTCTGGGCGGTCTTTTAGTTGGATCAATAGTAACGGGAATTTTTGTAGCAATTTCAATGACGAGTGGAGGAGGCGCTTGGGATAATGCTAAAAAATATATTGAAAATGGTAAGTTTGGCGGAAAAGGCAGTTTCGCTCACCAAGCGGCAGTGACAGGTGATACTGTTGGTGACCCATATAAAGACACCGCCGGACCAGCGATTAACCCGATGATTAAAATCCTAAACATTGTAGCATTGTTAATAGTCGGATTACTAATCTAGCACATAATAATTTTAAATTTTCTTGAAATTAACTCGAATTCTTATTTTTTAACCAAAATTTTTCTGACAACCAACGGCGGCACAGAAAAATTTTGGAAAAAATAATAATTCTCAAACAGGAATTTCTGCGAAAATTAAAAATTATTGCTGAAAATTTTTTATATTCGTACATTCGTACAAATTCGTAATTCGTAGAGAAAGAAACTTAATTTAAAATCATAAAACTTATGAAGAATCTGCCTAAGTCGCAAATTGAATTTGAAGTAGCTATTCCTTGTTTGGAATGGGAAAAATATTTGGAGCCAGCCGTGGAAGAGGCTTCGCAGGAATTGAATATTCCTGGTTTTCGTCCTGGCAAAGCGCCAAGAAAAATAGTAGAACAAAAAGTTGGTCAAGGCGTGATTCTCAACGGCGCGGCGCAAAAAGCGATCCAAAAAAATTATGAAGACTTTGTAAAAAAAGAAAAGTTGGAAGTTATTGGTAGCCCGAAAGTTGAGGTGCTGGAAATTTCGGAAGGAAAAGATTTGAAATATAAAGCAGTTGTTTCTGTGATGCCGAAAATTAAGGTGGAAGAAAAATATACTAAAGGGATAAAAGAAATTAATAAAGAATACAAAGAAAAAAAACCAGAAGTGGATGAAAAAGAATTGGATTTAGAATTGGAAAAATTAGCTAACAGTCGGGTAAAACTAGTGACGGTGGCGCGCGAAGCGCAAAAAAATGACAGCGTGGAAATTGATTTTGAAGTGAAAATTGGCGGAGTGCCGATCGAAAATGGAACAAGTAAAAAACACGCACTCATTGTTGGTCGAGGAGTTTTTATTCCTGGATTTGAAGAACAAATTATCGGAATGAAAGAAGGCGAAGAAAAAGAATTCGAATTGAATTTTCCCGCCGATTATCATAAAAAAGATTTAGCCGGAAAGTTGGCAAGTTTCAAAGTGAAAGTTAATTTAGTGCAAGATCGGCAAACGCCAGAAATCAACGATGAATTTGCAGTGTCGCTGGGAAATTTTTCCAATTTAGAAGCGCTTAAGAAAAATATGCGCGAAGGAATGGAACATGAAACTCTGCATAAAATGAAAGATGAAAAAAGAGTGAAATATATCGAAGAAATAATAAAAAACTCAACGGTGGAACTACCAGAAATTTTAGTTCATCAGGAAGCACAGCGGATGCTTCAAGAATTTGAATATCAATTGGCGCCAATGGGGATGAATGTGGATCAATATTTAGCTCAAATCAAAAAAAATAAAGAGGAACTAATTTCCGATTGGGAACCGCAAGCAAAAAAAAGAGTGATAAGCGCGCTAGCACTCAAGGAATTGGCGAAAATGGAAAATTTGGAAGCAAATTCCAAAGAAGTAGAAGCGGAAATGAACAAAACTTTGCAATATTATAAAAATGTCAAAGATATGCAAAAAAATATTGATATGGAAGGATTGTATACTTATAGCAAGGGAGTTTTGGAAAATGAGAAAGTGTTTGAGTACTTAGAGAAACTTTAAATATTACGAACTACGAAAATAATACGAAATACCCGCCTCGCGTCGACAAGCGGTCTCCGCGAGTCGAGGCGGGCGAAAGTACGAAAGTGGAGTTTAATCGTTTCGTATTTCGTTAATTTCGTAGTTCGTAAATGATATCTATGAACAATCAATATCTTATTCCCACCGTTATCGAAAAAACCAGCTATGGCGAACGGTCTTATGATATTTATTCGAGGCTTTTGAAAGACCGAATTATTTTTTTGGGTGGCTCAATTGATGATGCAGTGGCCAATTCAATTATTGCCCAGCTTTTATTTTTGACACAACAAAATTCCAAAGAGGATATCAAAATTTATATCAATTCTCCTGGTGGGCAAGTGACTTCGGCTTTGGCAATTTATGATACGATGCAATATGTGAAGCCGGATGTTTCCACGATTTGTGTTGGCATGGCAGCGTCAGCAGCCGCTTTGCTTTTAGCTTCCGGTGCAAAAGGGAAAAGAATGATTTTGCCTAACGGCGAAGTGTTGATTCACCAAGTGATGGGTGGAGCGCAAGGGCAAGCCACTGACATTGACATTCACGCTAAACATATCCTAAATACCAAAAAACGCTTAAACGAAATAATGGCTAAACATTGCGAACAAAAATTGGAAAAAGTGGAACAGGACGCCGAACGCGACTATTTCATGAGCGCCGACGAAGCCAAAAAATACGGGATTGTAGATAAGATTATCAAGTAAAACTTTCTTGCTAAAATTAAAAAAGTCTTTATTTAAGCCAAAAATAGGCAAAAGCTATTGACAAAATTGCTATTTGGGCGTATAAATAAAAGTCAAAAATTGTTCCTTAATAATGTGCGAAATTTGCGTTTTGCCATGGCAGAAAGAGGTTTTTCTTTGTCATTCCCGCGTAGGCGGGAATCTAGTGAAGAGGCTTTGTAAAATACTTAAGTCTTTGCAATAAATAAAGCTTTAAGACTGGATCCCCGCATTCGCGAGGATGACAAAATAGGAGACTTTTTTCTGCTGTGGCGAAATGAAACGCGTCTAGCTATATTTTGCATTGTGTAAAATATGGTTAAAGCGCAAAATTACAAGGAGAATTATCATGAAGAATAAAATTTCGGCCGGTCAGTCTCGCAGTATAATCGCATCACTTCTCACAGATACTCCGTGGGAATCAATTGATGCGGACGTCCAAGCTTTTATTGAGCTTCCAGCGGAACAGAGAGGGAAAATGTTTGCTGCATTTATCGCAAATAAATTTCATCTCAATGTTGGCGACCCCAAAACCCTTTTGACTAAGCAGTTTGACCCCACCAGTTTTATCGGTAAGGGTTGGACGACCTGGAAGGGACCGATCGACGGTGACGGGCTTGCGGGCGAGGAAGATGTTGACACACGCTCGCTGGCGCTCACAGAAATTGAACTCGCCAATTTTATTTTCGAGACTTGTTTTAAAAAAGGCGAGACCTCGATTTTCGGCGAGGAAAAACTTCGCCGACTGAAAGAAGAGAGACCCGAATTCGTGCGTTTTGCGGGAAATGTTTTTCTTGGACTATGGCTTGATTATGAAGCCAACAAGGAAAACAGTATTCTTGAGTGGTTCCATCGTAATTTCGGAATCACTTTTATGGATTTCCCTGGTCAGATTCTTCGCTACCCGAACGGCCACCGCATCATTTTTTACCTCAACCGGCTCGATGATGGCAAGTGGAGCTGGAGCTACAACTGGCTCGACTCTCGGTGGCGTGTCGACGATCCTTCTGTGGGTTGCGCAAGTCAGTTCTGAGAACTTTGATCCTTGGACTTTCAGACACTTTGTCCTTAGTCCTTGGATCGGCAAATTTTTGCCAACGCTTCCGATTGCGAATAATCGGGAACCTCGTATAGAAATATGCGGGGTTTTTTATTTTATGCTAAACTAAAATTGGTAGTAGAAAAATATGCAAACGACTAAGGTTTTTTGCTTTCGAATCCAGTATCCATACAATCCAGAATATTTTTGATCAAGGTTGAAAATAGAGTGATGTATGCAGGAACTTCAAAAAAATGAAGATACTTGGTATAAAATATTAGGTGATTTTAGATCACGAATAAAATTCAACTCGGAGAGTACTCGAAGAGTGGTGGTATAGAAGATGATAATGTACTTATCTTGTACAAAGAGGAAAAAATAAAAAATAAGATTTTGAAAAACTTTTGATAAGATTTTTATTTCAAAAATTCCAACAAACTTTCGCCTGTCATTTCGGCGGGTTTTTCGATGTCTAAGATATCTAGGATAGTTGGGGCGATGTCGCTTAAGATGCCGGAAATTTCAATAGCATTTAATTTTTTTGGTTTTTTGGAAAAATTATCCGGCGTCACATACCAAAGGGGAACCGGATTGGCGCTATGCTCGGTATCTTTTTCGCCTGTGTGAATATTGATCATTTCTTCCACATTGCCATGGTCAGCAGTGATGAGAAGTTGTCCACCGACAGAAAGCACCTTTTGAATAATTTTTTCCAAGCATTCATCAACTATTTCAACTGCTTTTATAGCGGATTTGATGTTGCCGGTATGACCGACGATATCAGAATTGGCAAAATTCAAAAGGATAAAATTATATTTATCGCGCTCGATATTTTGCAAAACTTTTTCGGTAATTTCGCGCGCGCTCATTTCCGGCATTTTATCAAAACTAGAAACATCTTTGGAAGGAACAATTAGACGATCTTCTCCCGGATACGGATCTTCATTTCCGCCGTTAAAAAAATAAGTGACATGAGCGAATTTTTCCGTTTCCGCAATTCGAAGCTGGTGCATTTTTTTTTCGCCCAAAACTTTTCCCAAACACATCTGAATTTTTATCGGCGGAAAAGCTACTGCAACGGGCAGATCTTCTTCATATTGTGTCAAAGTGACAAAAAAGAGTTGTTTAAATTTTTTTGCTGGGAATTTGGAAAAGCTAGGGACAGTGAGGGCTTTACTGATTTGACGAGCGCGGTCTTCGCGGTAATTGAAAAAAATTATCGAATCATTGTCTTGTATTTTTCCAACCGGTTGACCGTTTTCGCAAATTACTGCCGGTTCAATATATTCGTCATAAATTTCTTTTTTATAAGAAGCGGTTAAATATTTTTCTATATCTTCAACCATTGCGCCTTCATTTTTTACCATTGCTTGGTACGCTTTTTCCACGCGGTCCCAATTATTGTTTCTGTCCATAGCGAAATATCGGCCTGACAAAGTGGCAATTTTTCCAACTGCATATTTTTTCAAACGAAATTCCAATTCTTTGATTGACTCAACGCCAGAATTAGGAGCGCTGTCTCGGCCGTCGGTAAAAACATGAAGAAAAACTTTTTCGACTTTTTGATCGCGAAGCATTTCTAAAAGGGCATAGATATGATCAAGATTAGAATGAACTGAACCACGCCCCAAAAGCCCCATTAGATGAACAGCGGAATTATTTTCTTTAGATTTTTTTATCGCTTCCAAAAGCGCCGGATTTTTGAAAAAACTTCCGTCAGAAATTGCCATAGTGATGCGAGGCATATTTTGGTAGATAACTTTTCCGGCGCCTAGCGTCATATGACCCACTTCTGAATTTCCCGGTTCACCCCAAGGCAGACCAACTGAAATTCCAGAAGCTTGCAGGGCAACGCAAGGATAATACTCATTTAGTTTTTTGTAAGTGGGAAGATTGGCGTTAGTAATGGCGTTAGATTGATTATCTTCGCCTATTCCCCAACCGTCAAGAATAACGAGTATCACAGGCTTAGGAACTTTTTGCTTAATTTTTTTTTCGGTCATAAGGATAAGATTTAGGGTTTACGCGTTTGCAGACACTGGATGTCCCTGCCTCGCCGGCAGGCGGGTTTCGGCTGTTACGGTCGCGAGACATCCAGTGTCTAAAACAGCAAGCGCGTAAACCCTAAGATTGTCTAAATTATTTTTTTTTACTTAGTAATAATAGCATTTGTTTGGCGCTTTGACAAAAAGTTTTTTTTCCAGTAGTATTTAGGGGTAAAGGAAGATTTAATTAATTTGTTTAAATTATCTAATTTCTATTGATAAGGCTTGTAAATAAAGCATTTTAGAAGTATTTCGCACATATATGATTTATCAATTGAATAGAGAAAAAAAATATGGAACTAAGTTTAACCATTCTTATTGTGGGGGTTTTAAGTTTAGTTTTTGGTTCAATAGCTGGCTATTATGCTAGGCAAACTATTGCTAAAAAGCAACTTAATACCGCCGAAGGAAAAGCTAATAATATCTTAGAGGAAGCAGAAAAAAAATCCCAAGAAATAGTCTTAGAATCGAAAAATAAAGCAGTTAATATCTTGGAGGAAGCCAAAAAAAAGGAACAAGAACGGGAAAATCAAATAATCCGTTCGGAGGAAAGATTGGAAAAAAGAGAAATCGCGCTGGATAAAAAAATGGAGGAAATCGAACGAGGACGGAGCGCTTTGGAAAAAAAGGCGGAAGAAATTCGCGTTATCAGAAAAGAAGTAGATGAAGTCAAAAAGCAAGAACTAAAAAGATTAGAAAAAATAGCTAACTTGCCAAAAGATCAGGCGAAAAAGATTTTGCTTCAGCTCACTGAAGAGGAAAATCGTGAATATTTTGGAAAAAAATTGAAAGAAATGGAATCGGCCGGCCGAGAAGAATTGGATAAAAAGGCCAAAGATATTATGACGCAGGCTATTCAGAAATATGCTGGATCACACGCAGCAGAAGCCACCACTTCGACAGTAAGCATCCCTTCAGACGAAGTGAAAGGAAGAATCATTGGGCGCGAAGGGAGAAATATCAAAGCTTTGGAGCGCTTGACGGGAATTGAAATTATCGTGGATGACACTCCGGAAGCGATTGTAATTTCTGGCTTTGATCCAATCAGAAGAGAGGTGGCGAAAATTGCGCTCGACAAACTAATTGGCGATGGCAGAATCCATCCGACAAAAATTGAAGAAGCTGTGGAATTTGCCAAAAAGGAAGTGAATAATAAAATAAAGGAAGCGGGAGAAGCGGCTGTTTATGATACGGGAGTAGTGGGGCTTGATCCAAAATTAATTCATATTATTGGTCGTTTGCGGTATCGAACTAGCTATGGGCAAAACGCGATGCTTCATTCTATTGAAGTGGCGCATCTTTCCGGCGCGCTGGCGGCGGAATTGGGAGCGGATGTGGCATTGGCGAAAAAGGCAGGACTTTTGCATGATATCGGAAAAGCAGTGGATCATGAAGTGCAAGGAACGCATGTGGAAATTGGAATAAAGATTTTAGAAAAATTCAATATCGGAAAAAATGTTATCGATGCGATGAAATCTCATCACGAAGATTATCCTTTTGAAACTCCAGAGTCAATGATTATTGCGGCGGCCGATGCAATTAGCGCCAGCCGTCCGGGAGCGAGAAAAGATTCACTAGAAAGTTATCTTAAGCGCTTGGAAGAATTGGAAGCAGTTGCAACTTCTTTTCCAGAAGTGGAAAAAACTTATGCTATTCAGGCGGGTCGGGAAATTCGAGTTTTTGTAAAACCGGATAAGATTGATGATTTGGGTGCAATCAAGCTTTCACGCGCGATTGCGGATAAAATTGAAAAAGAATTGAAATATCCTGGAGAAATAAAAGTAAATGTAATTCGAGAACTTCGCGTGACGGAATTCGCAAGATAACAATAAATAATAAAACTAGAAAGGGAGGTGGGTTATGGCAAATCATATCAATAAAGACGCGCTTATCACGGCTATTGCCGGAAAAACTGAACTTTCAAAAAAGGACATTGAAATTGTGATTGATACAATGACGGAAGAAATTACCAAGGCGCTTAAAAATGGAGACAAGGTGACTCTCACGGGATTTGGAACTTTTAGAGTTTCCCAAAGAGCCGAAAGAGCAGGTATCAATCCTCAAACAAAAGCTAAGATTCAAATTCCAGCAATGAATATTCCAAAATTTACTGCCGGAAAAGTTTTGAAAGAAACGATAAAATAATAATAGAAATCCATAAAATGAAGGATAGTAGCGAAATCCCGTGGAAACGGGATTTTGCTATGAAAGTTTAGATTAGGGCTTTAACAAATAGGGTGGTATTTTTTCTTCTGTCATTGCGAGGGAAATTTCGATGATAATCGAAATTGACCGTGGCAATCCCTGTATAATAATAGATAAGCTTACTTTTAAGAGATTGCTTCGCTACATTACATTTCGCTCGCAATGACAAAATAAATTAAGGCTTGTTGGGAAAATTATATTATTGCTTTAAATTAAATAAAATTCAAATTTATTCGCCACACTAATTATTATAGAGCCAAAGGTTGACGGAAAAATTATTTGCAGATAAGATAGATAATATCGAAAGGCGGAGTGTCGTATACCGGTAGTCGCCTCATCGGCGACCAAGGTAGTCTAAAAAAGAGTAGGTCGCTGATGTGGCGACCCGCCGATGAGGCGGGGACATAATTAAAATTTTGAATTATGTGGTATGCTTATGTTTTAGAAAATATAAAGAACAAAAGATTTTACATTGGAAGCACGAGTGATTTGAGACGAAGATTCAAGGAGCATAATCAGGGCAGAGGAGGTGAATATACAAAAAATCAAGGAAAATTTAAGTTGGTATTTTATGAGGCATATATAAAAAAAGAGGACGCACTGAAGGCGGAGAAATTTTTCAAAACAGGATACGGAAGGGAAGTATTAAAGGATAAATTAGAAAATTATTTGAAATAACGGAGTGTCGTATACCGGTAGTACGTATGGTTTGGGACCATATTGACTGGGTTCGATTCCCAGCACTCCGACCAGAATAATTGTTTTATCGCCAGAGATGATGCGGGGCCATATTGAATGGATTCCTTGTCCGCCGATGAGGCGGGGATTCCCAGCACTCCGACTAGTTTATGAAGCATGAAGTATGAAGCATGAAGTATGAAGTATGAAGCATGTAGCATGAAACATGAAGCATGAAATTTAATAAGATAGAAAAATTTAGCAGGCGAGAGTAGCACAGTGGTAGTGCATCTGCCTTCCAAGCAGACTACGCGAGTTCGATTCTCGTCTCTCGCTCCAAGTGAAATATTTTTTCTTTTGTGTTATAATACAGTTATGGACAAAGCAAGATTTTTAAAAGTATATGCTAATCTTCCTATTAATCTTAGGAATGAAGTAATTTTAGTTTTGGAAAATTATGGGCCGATAACATGGAATGTGGCATTTGTTGAAATAGATAATAATACCCAACTTGGTAAAATAATTTTAGAGAAATTAATAAATTTGAAAATAGTATGACTGGGGAAGATAAAAAAAACAATACTATCGAAAAAGAAATTCAAGAGCTTGTAAAAGCGCGCTTGAGTGTTATGCCTGATAATGTTTTTATTTCTATAGGAGCGAATGGAGAAACTTACACCAGAGACGAGCTGATTGAACATGTGAATAAAAAAGATGATATCGGCAAATTGATAATTGATATCGATATGGGTTTTTTACGAGCATTAAAAGAAGGGGAGATTTATGAACAAATTGTTTTTAATAACTAGACCAAATTACGAAATAACGACGAGATATTTATTCGCTTGGAGCGGAATAATCGTAGATACGGCTAAGGCTAAGGGAATTAATGTTGTTGAATTGAGAAAAGATAAAGCAAATAGAAAAGAATTTGAAAGTAGGCTGACAAAATTAAAACCGCGCTTAGTTATAATCAACGGTCATGGTTCGGATACTTGCGTGACGGGACATGATGGCGAAGTGCTTGTAGAAGCGGGTCAAAATGAAGATATTTTGTGCTCAAAAATCGTTTATTCTTTATCTTGCAATTCTGCGTCTTGTCTGGGAGCAGAAAGTGTAAAAGCGGGCGCTTTGTGTTATATCGGTTATAAAACTAAGTTTACTTTTTTTCATCAAAATAAAATAACCCATCCTCTTGATGATAATATCGCCAAGCTTTTTCTTGATCCTTCTAATCAAGTTGCGTTATCGTTATTGAAAGGAAATAGGACACAAGATGCAAATCGCAAATCAAAAGAGTTGTCTATGAAAAATATTCGAAAGTTATTAAGTAGCGCGTCATCTAAGGAATCAGCACTGTATGCAAAATTTTTATGGTCAAATATGCACAATCAGGTTTGTTATGGAGATCAGGAGGTTTGTTTTTAGAAATATTTAAATTATAAGTAATTAATTATGTAATTCGGTATGTAATAAATTCAGGCTTGCGAACGGAAGCAAGAGTGGATAATTTTTCAACAATTTTCTCGGAAAAAAGTTCGAGCCTGATCGTAAAAACAGCCTAATGCTGTTTTTTCGTGGCTTGAATTATGGTTTGGTTGGTGGTATTATAAGGATAGGATAATTTTTAAAGAGTTAATATGACATCAAAAAAGAATATATTGATTTTTATAATATTTGCTTTTTTTGCTTTTTTCTTTTTGTTTTTGAATCCTCTCGTTTCACTATTAATTATGGCGGGCTATTTTATATTCAAAGATAAACTTTTAAATTCTAAATTTAGTAAAAATATTTCGGACAAGCCCTATGACGAGAGAAAAACAGCAGAAGAACATAAAAAAGTTGAAAATAACGAGTCTAAAGGAAAGTTGGAGCAAAAAAATCAAATTCAACTGATGACTGAAAATTTATTGGAGAGAAAAAATAAAATTGCTAACAGCCAAAGCTTGCATTATATAAATTATTTTATCGATAATTATATTGCCTATACTAATTACGAAGATTATTATCAGGAAGTGATAAAGCTTAAAAATTTATTGCAAGTAAAAGGTTGCCAACTTAAAGATAGAGAATTGGATGTTTTGATTTATCAAGAAGTGAATCGAAAAAATCTCGAAATGTTTGATAAATTTTTAAAAGAGAAGAATATAAATTTATCAAGCATGAAAGTACCAAAGGAAACAATAAACAGTATGATCCGAAAGAGTATAATCACTAACAGTCAAGACTTGCATTATATAAATTATTTTGTTGATAAATTTACCACAAATATAGATTCCGAAGATTATTGTCAAGAAGTGATAAAGCTTAAAAATTTATTGCAAGTAAAAGGCTATCAGCTTGATTATAGAGATCTGGACGATTTGATTTATCAAGAGATTAATCGAAAAAATATAGATATTTTTGAGAAGTTAATGAATTCAAATATGGCAAACAAAGTCGATGATTATTTCAGAAATTATGTGAGGATTTTTTGCGATAACCAAGGACAAGATAATTTTCCTTATCTTGATATATTTGATAAATTTTTAAAAGAGAAGAATGTTAATTTATCAATGGATAAAATCAAGGAAATGATAAAGGATCTGATTCAAAAAGAGGAAACATTATCATTTGAAAAAAAGCTTGTTTCTAGCCATCATACTAAAAATAAAATCAGTATCGAGAAAATCAATTCTATGAGTGGCTATGACTTTGAATTTTTTTTAGCAACTTTGTTGGAAAAAATGGGTTATGGAGTTGAGCATACAAAATTGTCAAATGATCAAGGTGCTGATTTTATTTTGCATAAGCTTGGCACAAAAATAGTCGTTCAAGCTAAGCATTATAGCGGAAAAGTTGGAAATAGTGCCATACAAGAAGTAGTTGCTTCCATAAAATATTATAAAGCTAACGGGGGAATGGTAATCGCGACAAACGAATTTACAAATTCTGCAAAAGACTTGGCTGACGCTAATAACATTGATCTAATAGATACACACGAACTTAAAAAAATAATTAATAAATTTTATTAAAATATATGATATATGCTTCAATTTGTAGACCTGATCCAGAAGATAAAGAATGGCTAGATGAATATTATTCTTCACGAAGAGAAGAGGAAGATAAAGAATGGCTAGATGAATATTATTCACGGAAAAAAGGAGAGGAAATACTTCAAGCAATGATCGATAATAAGCCAAATCCTTTTGAACCTTTTAATTTTTTTCATAAAAGCTTTGACGAGCTTCAAATAAAATTAAAATTAGAAAAACTTATTAATCAGTAAGTCAAAAAAATGGAGGAAATAATAGTAAGGCCTTTTACTGGCGAAGAAATAGCAAGGATTTGCGACACTACTGTCGAGGAAATAGAAGAAATGATCAGGGAGGGTATTTTTGCGGAAATGCAAAAAAGATCGAAAAATCAAAAAGATATACTAGGGTCAGAAGAAGAAATTAAAGAAATATACGAAAATGTGGTATGAAATTTTTTTTATAGTATCATTTAACATATATCAAATTATTGACGCCATTGCTACATTTGTTGGATTTATCAATGTAAATATTTTTGGTATTGTAGGCTTGTGCATTATTTTCTATTTTATTTTTGCTATTTTTCACAACAAATCAATCAGACATTCATATAAAAGGGAAAATGGGGATAATATAAAAAAATATATTGTGCAAAGATGTTATGAAGATGGATTTGGTCACGATAAGGATGGAAAAATTGTAGCGAGTGAAAAAGTGGAAAAAAAAGACAAATATGGAAATAAAGAAATAATTGATATCAATAACGAAGAAGAAAATCGTGGTTATTTTTATTTATTAGATAAAAATTTAAAGGTCTATTATCGTATTATAGATACATATACCTTGACTCAATTAGGCTACCCGAGACCTTCTAGAAGAGTTGATAAATGTTTTAGATTATCTGATGGATATGGGATTGGAGAAGAAATAAAAATTTACAATATAATTTCAGAAATAAAGGAAATCTGGAAAGGTAAGTAGGCTTTTAAGGAATAGCGGCAAGAACTCCCTGTTGTTGTCCGTACTCGGACACACAGGGTAATTCACAAAATATCTGATGGTCGAGTATTTAATGACGAACAGGCAGTGTTGATAGGACTCATTGATCAGATAGGTGGATTATTCGAGATAAAAAATCATATCGAAGAGAATTATTTGTTCGGTTCAAAAATGGAAGCTTGCGAATTGTAGTTTTATAGTTTGGATTTGTTAGGTGGCGCTTTTCGCAAAGCGAAAAACGAAATTCGGCGGTGGCGGAAAAATCGGAATCGAAAAGCGAGAGCGGGCAAAAATTCCTTTTCCTAGACCCTTTCCCTTTTTACCCGCCCGAGCGAAAAATCAAAAATTCTTTCGGAAAAAAATTTGAGCTTCCGCATAAAAACAGCTCCAAAATATATCATTGGCCCTTACAGGCCTTTTTGATTAGCTAAAATAAAGATAAAGCCCATAAACAAATATTACACCCAGTTGCAATTGCAACTGGGTGTAATATTTGAAAGGAGGAAGATTTTAGAAAATTTGTTTAGGGAGGTTTGTTTTTAAAAGTACTTAGAAACTCTTTACCAGCGAATTGTAATAATTTATTTTCTGATTATAAAGATCGACTTGTTCGTTTTCGCCAAGAGCTAAGGAATGTAGGTGCTAGGGGTTGCCAAAAATATTCATAGTGGTATAATATCATTATAATAAAATAAATATTAAAAATATGAACAACAATGTTTTTGAAGAGATAAAAAAGATTAATGAATATCAAAGTGAATATTGGTCATCTCGTGATTTGGCGAAAATTTTGGAATATACAGAATACCGTAATTTTTTAACAGTTATCGAAAAAGCCAAAGAGGCTTGTGAAAATAGTGGTCAAGTTATCCACAACCATTTTGTTGAAGCCAACGAAATGGTCGAGATTGGATCAGGCGCAAAAAGAGCAATTGACACTATATATCTTTCTCGCTATGCGTGTTATCTGATTATCCAAAATTCTGATCCATCCAAAGAGATAGTTGCATTAGGGCAAACATATTTTGCTATTCAAACTAGAAGACAAGAAAAAGCAGATCAATTAATGGAAGACAATAAACGATTGCATTTGCGCAGTGAGATCAAGACGCATAATACATCCTTAGCTGAGGCTGCGGAAAATGCAGGAGTAGAAAATTATGGAAAATTTCAAAATTATGGATATAAGGGATTGTATGACGGGCTAGATGCGAATGATATTCACAAAAAGAAAAATTTGAAAAAATCTCAAAAAATTCTTGATCATATGGGGAGTGAAGAATTGGCGGCTAATTTATTCCGCGCCACTCAAGCTGACGCCAAACTTCGTCGAGAAAAAATTCAAGGAGAAATGAATGCGAGCTTGACACATTTTCATGTCGGGCAAAAGATTAGAAAAACGATTGAAGAATTGGGTGGAACAATGCCGGAAGAATTACCACCAGCTGATGGAATATGCAAAGCGAAAACTAGAATAAAAAAATTGAGAAGAAAAAATACTAGGGATTGAAGCTATAACAGAAAGTTAAAATTACCTTTAGAAACTTTTTATAAGTGAATTATAGTAATTTATTTTTTGATTATAAAGATCGACTTGCTCGTTGTAGGTTTTGATTTTCTTTTTGTATTTTTTCAAGAGATCATTATAATCTTCGACTAGATCATTATATTCTTCATAATCTTTTTTCTTCTCCAATTTTTTGAGTTTCTTTTCCATTTCTAAAAGCTTATTTTCATCTTGGGTAAAGTCATTTTTTTGCGCAGTGAGATTTTTTTCTAGAATTTTTATTTCCTGACTCAAAGCGTCGATTTTTTTGGCAAGCGCTAAAGAATTTGCAATGCCGGAATAAGTTTTTCCCTCGGATACGGGAAAAATTTCCGGCGTGCCTAAATTTTTAGCGTCAAATTGGCTAAGCTCGCTATCAGAGGAATAATTTTTCTTTTCCATTGGCACGGCCGAGCCTTTTTGCGAATCAATGTCGGGAATCATGCCGATGCGAAAGCCCGAAGAAGTCGTTTCGGCGTAGCAATAACCACTATCGTAGCTGGAAAATTCAACGGGACACAAAATGCCAACAGCCATATGTTTTTCATTTTCATAAGATAACAGCGCGGTGCCATAACCTAGTTCTTTCAAAAGATTAGCGAAGAGAAAACTTTTATCCGAGCAGACGCCCTTGTTTTCGTATAAAGTTTCATAAGGATAATGAGTCTCGCCTTGGCCGGAAAGGATTTGTTCAGCGCGGGCGTGATCATAAGGAATGGATTGTACAAAAGTCAACGCGAGTTCAACGATTTGATCATCGCTCAATTTTTTTTGCTCGCCCAAATTTTTGATAGCGGAAGCGATTTTTGAAATAGAATCATCAGCGGGATTATTTTTCAAAAACATTGCATAATAATCTTTTTCCCAATTTTCTGGCAATTCTCTTTGATAGCTAAATATCTTTGGACTGCCAGAGTAAAAAGAATAAAGCGAGCCATAGAAAGTTTCGGATAGTTTATATTGTTGTTTGTTATATTCCCATGCAAATTCAATTTCTTTGGGATTTTCTAGTTTGATTGGAGTTTCGACAATTTTTTTCGGCAAAGTCGGAGTTTGATTATGATCAGCGAGATATTTTACGCCCAGAGTCGAGAGCAAAATCAAAACAGCCAGCCAAAAAATAATTCTAAAAATGAGGCGTAAAATTTTTTTCAAAATATCCATTTACCCTGTTAAATAAGATTTGTAGCTTGTAATAAGATACGACTTAATTTAATTATGTTATTAATATTTAACCCGCCTGTTATTGATTTTAATTGTATACAAATCTAATTTTAATTTTTTAAATTAAAATTATTTAACAGGGTGAACTTATTATAGCATAGTTGACAAAATCGTTTTTTGGGAGTATAATATTTAAGTTGAATTGACAAAGCACTGAAAAATATTATCTTTTCGGCTTATAACTCGGATGTCGAATTTCTTGCCAAAACTTTCGCCCCCGGTCAACGGCTGATAAGCCAAAGTTTTGGAGAAATACGACATCCTTAAACAGGATAAACCTCAAAATAATATTTTTCAGCGGTCTTATTGAGTTTAAGGATTAATTTGAGGAGGAAATCATAAATATTTTATTATCTTTATTAATAAGGTATTTTTTTATTTTTAAATTTTTAAAAAACACAAAAAATTATGGGACTAGAGCAAAAAATAACGCTAGTGAAAAAATTGGAAGCGCTGGTGGCTTTCCAGAAAGAGTGCCTAGATATCGGCAATTGGGATGATTATGACAAAGTGGAAAACAAAATAAAAAAAGTGGAAGACGAAATAATTTATACGAAACCATAAAATAAAAACAAAAAAGAACGACCTTTGAGCAATTAGGGCGTTTTTATTTTGTATGGTAAAATCAAAATATGAAAAGCTATTTTGGAAAAATAATTTTAATTATTCTAGGGATGGTTTTTTTGAGTGGTTGTGATTTTTTATTTTCTCAAAAAGAGGAAATAAAATTGGAAAATAATAAAATTTTGGAAATTGAAAAAGAAGAAAGCGCGAATAACTTGGAGGAAAATATACAGGAAAATATTTCAACGAACAGCAGTACGGATGATATAAAAGAAAAGAAGGAAGTAAAGGATGCGGAAAATGTTCTTCAAATAAGTGATAAATTTGTAGATTGGGGATTTTCTAAAGCTGATAATCGAAAAATTGATACTATCATTATCCATTCTTCCTATAACGCAGTTGGGAAAGATCCGCATAATTTGGAAGATATAATTTATAAAGAATATAAGCCGTATGGTGTTTCGCCACACTATATTATTTCTCACGACGGGAAAATATATCGCTTAGTAGAAGACAAAAACATTGCCTATCATGCGGGTGAGTCCAAAGTTCCGGATGGGAGAACTGGCGTGAATAATTTTTCACTTGGAATTGAAATCGTCAATACTAAATCGGAAAAACCCAATGAGGCTCAATACAACGCTCTTAGAAATCTTCTTACATATCTAAAAAGCGAATATAAAATCAAATATGTGCTTGGTCACAGCGACATTGCGCCGGGCAGAAAAGATGATCCTTGGAATTTCGATTTTGAAAGGGTGAAATGATTTTAGAAAAAGATGAGACATATGACCGTTTGAAATATTTTCGAGTGTTTTTGCGTAGTAAAGGGGAGGGAGAGAAAGAACTAATCTAAATTTATAAGCGCAAGGAATGCAAGAAAAAGAAGAATTCAAAAATAAAAGCGATGAAGAATTAGCAGGATTGGTTGCCAACAATCCTGATTTTTATTATCTCCTAATGGAACGATATGAAAGTAAAATTTTGCGTTATATCAGACGCATCAGTAATCTACCCAAAGAAACAATCGAAGATTTGGGACAGGAAATTTTTTTGAAAGCGTATGAAAATATAAATGATTTTGATGAAAGTTTGAAATTTTCTTCGTGGCTCTACCGGATTGCCAGAAATCATGTGATAAGTTTTTGGCGAAAAAACAAAAATATGCAAGCAGTGGTTTCTTTCGATGCGGATGAAAATTTCAAAAATATGCTTGAGGCAGAAGGTGATTTGGCAAAAAAAATAGAAGAAAAAAATATGGCAGAAATTATCGGAAAAATTCTCTCGCAAATAAGAATAGATTATCGAGAAGTTTTGATACTTCGATTTATGGAAGATAAGGATTATAATGAAATTAGTGATATTTTGAAAAAACCAGTTGGTACAATTGGCACACTGCTTAACCGGGCAAAAAAAGAATTGAAAAATGAATTGGAAAAAAATAATTTTAAACTTTAGTATATGGAAAAGTCAATAAGTCAAAAAGTGTTAGAAAAAATAAAGCAGGAAAAAATTTCTCCCAAATCCAGATGGAATTTTTTGCTTTGTCGAGCGGGGGTGCTGATTGTTTTGGTTGGCTGTTTGATTTTAGGCGCAATATCTGTGGCAATTATCTTTGATCTTTTTTCTCAATTTGAAATGGAAAGAATTGCCAATCGTCCGAGTGGAATGAAAATAATATTTTTGAGCTTACCATATGTTTGGTTTGTCTTGCTGGCAATTTTTTTGGTTTTGATTGTAATGGAATTTATCAAAACTCGTCGAGGATATAAATATAAAACAAAAAATGTGGCATTAGTATTTTTTGTAGCGGTAATATTTTTGGGTGGATTTTTTTATAGTTTAGGTTTTGGCCAAAAAATTGAAGATTGTTTGGAAAAATATTTTTCAATTTATACTCAAATCACAAAAACACCCAAAGCTGTCTGGTCGCAACCCGAAAGAGGTCTTTTATCCGGCATAATAATAATGGATAACGAAGCCAGTTGCCATTGTTTGAAATTGAGAGATTGGCAGGAAGAAATTTGGGAAGTTGAATATTCCAAAGCAGGCATCCGTCCGCGAGTCAGAAAAAATGCAGGAGAAATGATAAAAGTATTAGGCACTGATTTGGGCGGGCATAAATTTGAAGCGGAGGAAATTCGTCCTTGGCTTGGGAGGGGAAATGGTAACAAAAATAATTGAAAGAAAATTTAGGAAGGTTGCGTAGTAAGATAGGTCGAGAGAAATTTTCTCAAGAAGCTGATCACTTCTATTATCGTTAATAATTAAAAGTAAAAAAATATGGAAGCTAAAAAATATCTAAACAAAAAATTTCTAATCGGAACGAGTATGCTAGTGGCCGTTGCCGGCTTAGTTGGTTCAACATTGTATGTGAGTGCCTATCAGGGCGATCCGAATGTTAAAGGTCCAAATTATACTGCGGAACGCCATACAGCTATGATTAAGGCTTTTGAGAACAAGGATTATAACGCTTGGAAGGAGCTAATGGCTGGCAGAGGACGGGCGACCCAAGTTATAAATGAAGGAAATTTTTCTCGCTTTGCCGAGGCGCATAAGCTGGCGCTAGAAGGAAAGATGGATGAAGCGAAAAAAATCAGAACTGAATTGGGATTAGGGCTTAGAAATGGCGATGGACAAGGTCGTGGAATGGGTAGAGGAGCAAATTGCAATAGATAATTTTTCTTCAAATATGCAAACTTTGCATGGAAAACAATCCCGAGCGCTCGGGATTGTTTTTTTGTTTTTTTTGTGAGATGATTTAAATATGGAAATTATAATCAAAATAAAAGAACGCAAAATTAGCATAAGACTACTTCAAAATAAAAAGGAAGTGGATTTTTTGGATATTGTCGAAGAACACAGTCTTTCGGAGAAATTGTTACCGGAAATCGATAAACTTTTAAGAAAAAATAAATTAAAGCCAGAAAATATTGAAAAAGTTCAGGTGGAAAGTGATCTAGGCGACAACTTCACCACCACTCGCATCGCCAAATCAGTAGCTAACGCGTGGGAGTGGAATCTAAAGAATAAGAAATAGTTATCCACAGGCCAAAACTTGCCAAGTTTGGATATAGTGATATAATATCATTATGTCAAAGCAAAATAAAAAACTTAATAAAAGAAAAAAGCCGAGGGGAATTATGTGTGAACATGATTATAAAAATGCGATTCAAATTGGCAATGTTGATTATGTCTGTCCTCTATGCAAAGAACTTCTTGATCCATCGGAATGGTTTTTTATGAATAGTTTTGAATTTATTGATGTTACGCCCAAAAATTTAAATAAAATAAAACAAAAAAAATATGAAGGAGGAAAAAAACAATAAAATAATTATTTATAATACAGAAGACGGAAACACGGAAATTGAAGTAAGTCTTGAGGGTGAAACAGTTTGGTTAAGTCAGAAACAAATGGCCGAACTTTTTGATTGTACCCCAGAAAACATATTATTGCATTTTAGAAACATTTTTGAAAGCGGTGAATTAGGTGAAGAATCAACTACTAAGGAATCCTTAGTAGTTCAAAAAGAGGGAAATAGAGCCGTAAATAGAACTATAAGATTTTATAATCTTGATGCTATAATTTCTGTTGGCTATCGCATAAATTCTTTGCGAGGCACGCAATTTCGCATTTGGGCGACACAAAAACTCAAAGAATTTATGGTTAAGGGCTTTGTGATGGATGATGAACGATTAGCAGAAGGCGGAGTGAAAAAAAGATTTTTTGAAGAGTGGTTGGAAAGAGTCAGAAAAATTAGGGCTTCAGAAAAAAATCTTTATGAAAAAGTGAAAGATATTTTTGCCACTAGCGTGGATTATGATCTAAGAACTGATTTTACCAAAGAATTTTATGCCACGATGCAAAACAAGTTTCACTACGCCATCACAGGAAGCACAGCGGCGGAATTGGTAGTAAGTCGTATTAGTGGTAAAAAAGAAAATCTGGGAATGACAAACTGGAAAGGAGTAGTACCGACCAGAAAAGAAGCAGAAGTAGCGAAAAATTATATGCTGGAAAAGGAACTTCGCCAGCTCTATCTTCTAGTGGAACAATTCCTGTCTTTTGCGGAGTTTCAGATTGAGCGAAAAAATATTATGCGTATGAAAGACTGGGTGTTATATCTTCACGAGATGCTCAAAGCTAATAAATTAGAAGTGCTTTCCAATAAAGGAAAAATTTCGCATGATAAGATGGAAAAAACCGTGAAAAATGAATTAAGGAGATTTATTGAGCAAAAGAGATTGAAATAATAAAAAGAATAAAAACACCAAAAACTGTCTCAATAGTGGTTTTGATTTATTGAAAAATATTTTAGACTGGAGGAATATACCCAAAACCGTGAAAAAGTATCAAAAAATCATACATTTTCACGGTTATGTTGACAAAACCGTGAAGAATTTGGAAAAAGGTGTTTGGAAAATTGGTGTTTAATTTAATTATTTTCAAAAACTTTTCCCCACCCACCTGCAATTTGATTTTCTATCAAAAACATGTTTATATAATAAAAAGTCATTTTTATAAGACTATTTTATCAACGAATAAAACATAAGGAGGATTGCGCATGAAAAAAATTGTAGCTCTTTTAAAAAAGTACTTCTGGGATCGCTTCAGACATGTAAGTTTATGTAAAAAAAATTTCTATGAAATTCATGACAAATTAATGAGGCGAGGTTGTTATCACGAAGACGGAAAATTTTTTGGATGCGACCAAGAAAATTGTCCTAAAGACATAAACGTCGCATGCAGAACTTGCATGGAAATATTTAGCGAGCACTTGTCCTTTGTCAGCTGGTTTAAAGTAGCCAATAAAATGCCAATGACGGGGCGAAAAATTATGAAAGGAGCGTGGTCTTTTATTCCAAGAACTCATCTATGAATGTATCAAGTAAAACTGACACTAGATTAAAGCCATAAAACAGAACAGAGAGTGGCGGAATCCATTTCTTCAAAAAAACATAAATCACCATAAGCTCATCAATATACAAAAAAGCCACCTATTTGCTAGAATGTAGCGGGGTGGTTTTTTATTGAATTTATCGCCCCAGTATATTCCAATCTAAGAATGTCCCCCGAAATAGATTCTACAATAGTGGATATTTTTAAAAAATAATTAGCGAATTTTAATTTCAGAAAA